>Ga0155538_106_pt1 | contig 19229 bp, 19 predicted proteins | sample RifCSPhighO2_12_FD_107195 | JGI IMG/M metagenome (GOLD analysis project Ga0155538, IMG submission 107195) | Candidatus Daviesbacteria bacterium RIFCSPHIGHO2_12_FULL_38_25
TTAAGACGGCCTTCGGGGCGTGAGGCTTATCCCGGTGATGTGTTTTATTTGCATTCAAGACTGCTTGAGCGGGCTGCCAAAATGAGTAAAGAATATGGCGGAGGGTCGTTAACAGCTTTGCCTATTATAGAAACACAAGCCTCTGATGTCTCTGCCTACATTCCTACTAATGTTATTTCCATAACCGACGGGCAAATTTATCTGGAGCCTGATTTATTTTTTGCAGGGGTTAGGCCTGCTCTTAATGTGGGTATATCAGTTTCCCGGGTGGGTGGAGCTGCCCAGACCAAAGAAATGAAACAGGTGGCAGGCAGGTTAAAATTGGATCTGGCCCAGTTTAGGGAATTGCAGGCCTTTGCCCAGTTTTCTTCTGATTTGGATCTTGAAACTAAAAAGCAGATTGAAAGAGGCAGAAGAATTACTGAAGTATTAAAACAACTTCCTTACTCCCCTGTTCCGATTGAAGAACAGGTAGTGGCTCTTTGGGCTGTTACAAATGGATATTTAGATGAGGTGGAAGTGGAAAAAGTCCGCGATTTTGAGCAAAGATATATTGCCCATTTGAAATTAAGAGCCAAGAAGCTTTTGTCGGATATTACTGATACAAAAGAACTGGAAAAAATAACAAAAGAATTTGTGAGGATTTATGGCAAACACTAGAGAGCTACGGCGCAGGATAAAATCAGTCAAAAATACCAGCCAAATTACCCGGGCTATGGAAATGGTGGCTGCCACCAAAATGAAACGGGCGCAAAATCAGGCCATATCAGGCCGGCCATATAAAGAGAATTTGTATTCTTCTTTGGCAAGACTTTTGCCAAAAATTGATCAGGAGTCTCATCCGCTCCTTGTTGGCAACGGCTCTAAAACAGCAGGAGTGGTTTTGTTGTCAACAGATAAAGGTTTGGTTGGTGCGCTAAATACTAATTTGATTAGGACTTTAGTTGGCAGTACCAATGCCATTTACTATACGGTTGGAAAAAAAGGCAGAAGCTTTGTGGTAAAAACAGGAAAAGAACTGGCTGGCGATTTTGAAAATAGAGATTCTGTAACTTTTAGGCAGGCTGTGCAATTAACTAAAATGATAACTGATGCTTTTAACGCCGGTGAGATAGGAGAAGTTTATCTGGTGTATCCCCAGTTTATATCCACCTTAAAACAGGAGGCAAAAAAGGTGAAACTACTGCCGATTTCCCTGGAAAGTATAGAAACTGTTTATACGAAGGAATTTTTATTTGAACCCAATGTTGATGCGCTGCTGGATTTTATTTTAATGCACCATATTGAAACTCAAATTTATCAGGCTTTACTTGAAACCAAAGCATCGGAACACTCAAGCAGGATGGTGGCTATGAAAAATGCCACTGATAATGCCAAAGAGCTGGTGGAAGATTTGACTTTAACTTATAATCAGACACGGCAGGATGCCATAACAAAAGAGATTTTGGAAATTTCATCAGCATCTGTTGCTATAGAGTGATATAATTTAATCCTGCCTGCTAGGAGGTGAAGTAATTAAAAATATGTTAAATGTACGAGAAAGAATAGATTCATACAGCGATAAAGATCTTGCAGCCATGAGAGCAGGAGTTAAGAGGCAACAGGGCAACTTGCTTCCGAGATATTCTGAGTGTGCTATGTCGGCAGGCCCAGCTCTTGGTTCTTTATTAGAAGTGTTAACTGGAGAAGGGAGTGATAAATTGGGAAGAGCTACAGTACAGGATTTTGCAAATTTGGTAGAGATAGGTAAATTAGAAAGAAGGATGGATTTACTAAATCTTTTAGGTAGAAGAATGGATTTAGAAGCTGATAGAAGAATGTTAATGGGGGTTGTCGCTGCATGAGTAAGGGTGTAGTAATTCAAGTAATCGGGGCAGTTGTGGATGCGGAGTTTGATCCGAAGCATTTGCCTGCAATTTATAATGCATTAGAAATTAATATGGATTCCCGCCTGCGCGGGAATGACAATTTAGTGCTTGAGGTGCAGCAGCATTTGGGTGAGGGGCAAGTTAGAACTGTGGCCATGGGGTCAACAGACGGATTAAAGCGTGGAACTCCGGTTGAAGACACCGGCTCCCCTATCTCTGTTCCTGTTGGTAAAGAGGTTTTGGGCAGATTATTCAATGTTTTAGGTGAAACAATTGATGGTAAGGGTGAAGTTAAAGCTAAAAATAAATGGCCAATCCACAGAAGTGCTCCAAGCTTTGAAGAGCAATCCACTACCTCTGAAGTTTTTGAAACAGGCATTAAAGTTATAGATTTACTGGCTCCTTTTGTTAAAGGCGGAAAAGTGGGGCTTTTTGGAGGAGCAGGTGTGGGGAAAACTGTTATCATCCAGGAGCTGATCAGAAATATTGCTGCGGAACACGGCGGGTATTCTGTTTTTGCAGGGGTGGGTGAGCGAACTCGTGAGGGCAATGATTTGTATCATGAGATGATCTCGTCCGGAGTTATAGATAAAACAGCCATGGTTTTTGGACAGATGAATGAGCCTCCCGGAGCCAGGCAGCGGGTGGGGCTTTCTGCTTTGACCATGGCAGAATATTTCAGGGATGAGGAGAAAAAAGATGTGCTGCTTTTTATAGATAATATTTTCAGGTTTTCTCAAGCAGGCAGTGAGGTCTCGGCGCTTCTCGGTCGGATTCCCTCGGCTGTGGGGTATCAGCCCACTCTGGCCTCTGAAATGGGAGCTTTGCAAGAAAGGATCACCTCCACTAAAAAAGGGTCCATTACCTCGGTTCAGGCAGTTTATGTGCCGGCAGATGATTATACAGATCCTGCGCCTGCTGCCACTTTTGCCCATCTGGATTCTACAATTGCTTTGGAGCGATCTTTGACCGAACAAGGCCTTTATCCTGCTGTTGATCCCCTGGCTTCCTTTTCCAGAGCTTTGACACTGGAGGTGGTGGGACAGGAACACTATGATATTGCAGCCAGTGTGCAAAAAGTGCTGCAGAGGTATAAAGATTTGCAGGATATTATTGCTATTTTGGGAATTGAAGAGCTGTCTGATGAGGATAAGTTAACTGTTTCAAGAGCCAGAAAAATTCAAAGGATGTTAACCCAGCCATTTTATGTGACAGAGGTGTTTACAGGGATAAAAGGAACATATGTCCCCATCAAAGAAACCATCAGAGCCTTCAAAGAAATCCTCGCCGGCAAACACGACGGGAAGTCCGAACAATCCTTCTACATGAAAGGAACTATTGAGGAAGTTAAATAATAAAAAGAGTATAATACGCTTATGTCTGAACGGCCTAAAGCGATTGTTATACATCCTCCAAAAGGTTCACCAAAAGCAATTATAATTGATCCTCCTCTTTCCAGGGGTCGGGTTGTTGGGACTGTTCCTTCCGAACCTCAAAAATTTTGCGACTGGGCTAGACAATTTTTGGGAGTTGATAATCAATATGGCTTCTATTACGAAGATATCGCGAAGGTAGCTGAACATCTGGGTTATCACCCTTCTGCATATTTGTGGGACCATTATCATTGGATGTTGCTTCTTTCAAAAGGTGAACAGGGATTTAGGATCTATGATTCAACAAGCGGTGTTAGAGAGGCTCCTTTTACCGGCACACAAAAAGTACATCTTATTGGTGGTCAAGGAAATCGATTTATATTTACAATGCATTTTGATGGATGGAGAAAATTAGACGAAAGAGGCTACAGTTTACCCGAAGAACCGGTTTCCAGATTAGGTCGTTTACTTCACACACCTGCCGATTGCGGTCCTTTAAGCATCTATGCGGCAGGTGTTTCCCTGGGAAAAATTTTGCTTACTTAAAATTTTAAGCAAAGGGGTGTAATTCTACCGCTACTTTCTTAGTCTGAGTTCAATTTCTTTTTTAATTAAATCAAATTTAACCACAAATTTATCAAAAAAACCAAACTGACCCAATATTCCTTTAGATCCTGCAGAATCGGAAAAGACAATTTTGGTGTTAATCGCAAAATTACCAATACCAAGATTCGCAGATGCGATAAATCCTTCATTAAGACCGCTTTCTATACCGGAAAAATGAACATTTCTTTTATTTTGCAAGTTTATGCCAAGTTTTTCAGCTAACTCCTTTGGGAAGATATTAAAATCAGATCCTGAATCAATCAGGGCTTCAAAATAAAAAGAACGGTTTTTATAACCTATACTTACAGGGATAATTGGTCTTAAAAGCTGTTTATTTTTTACAAATGGATGTTGGAGGTTATATTGATGATATTTAAATTTCACTTGATTGATCCAACAAAATAGGTGAGCTTAACAGGTACTTTATATAGTATAGGTTTTGGATATCCTTTTTCTTCTGCCTTTTTCATAACTTCATCTATGCTTTTTCCGGAGGCAACCACTGTTTCTTCGTCATCTTTGAGTCCTACCCAAAGACCTTTATACTTTTTGTGGATATCAGTCCAATCAATGGCTTGCATAAACATATAATACCATAAAGTGGGATAAGCGTATAATGGATTAATGTGGTTTTGGCTGGCTCTTATCTCTGCTTTTTTGGCTGCAGGGACAATTATTTTAAATAAGCATGTTTTAAAAAGCGTCAACCCCGGAGTTTTAACCTGGGCAACTTTTACCTTGGCTGCTCCCCTACTTTTAATTCCAATTTTTCTGAACGGAGTACCTCCTGTAAATATTAATTTTTATTACGGCGTAATTGGTTCATCTATCACTTATGTTATTGCAAAAACCATATTTAATGAGGTGTTAAAGAATAATCTGGTTTCCAAAATACTCCCCCTTGCATCTTTAACAAATATTTTTACCTATATTTTGGGGGTAATATTTTTATCAGAAACTATCAGGATAATCCCGCTTTTAGGTTTATTTTTGATTGTTTTTGGAATTTATGTATTAAATGTTGATCAGGCAAAAGAACATTTTCTTGAGCCATTTAAATATTTATTTACCACAAAAGCGTCAGCTCTTTTTATGTTGGCTATGTTTTTGGGAAGCGTTACAGTTATTTTTGATAAAATAGGCTCGATTAACTTAAGTTCCTCTGATCCTACATATTTTGTTCTCTGGACACATATTGTAATGATTGCCTTAATGTCCGGCTATTTTCTTAAAAAAGAAAAGAAAACATTTAAGCTTGAGTTAAAGAATAATTTTTTTGTGCTTTTTTTGTGTTCATTTCTGTTTATTGCGGTTTCTTATTTTACTCTTTTGGCGTATCAAACAGGCCCGGTGGCTTTGGTTCTAACAATAAACAGGCTGCAAATATTTTTTATTTTATTGTTTGGCTTTATTTTTTTAAAGGATAAACCTGCAAAGCATATCTGGATATCAGTAGCTATTATGCTTGTTGGAACATTGATGATCAAATTAGGTTAGCTTACAACCAGCGTATTTTTCTGCGGATTGCCGGCCTATCAGTAATCAATAACCCATTTAAGTGATCCATTCACTAAAATTCCACCCTTGGGGTGGATTAGGTTGACACCTGCGGATTTTTGGGACTTGCAAATTTTTATAAATAGTGAATAAACTAAATATATGGCTGTGGAGATAGATGTGGAAGGAATAAGTGTGACATATTTACCTGCCAGTGGGGATATATTAGGAGGAACTGAGACTTATGAAAAAGGAGATTGAATAGTTGAGAGTCCTACTCTACCAAAGGTTGTGCAGATTGATGTTGAGCCACCACCATTTTGAAAGTACCATCCAGTTTAAGATAGTAAGTTTCAACTTGAAGTTCTGGAAATTGTGACAGGATTTTTTGTTTGGCTATTTTCAGATCCTCTGTATGTTTTTCTTCTGTCCCCTCTTGCCCATAAGCCCCGCAGTCTTCATGGTTAATTAAAACCACTTTTTTAATATGATGCAAGCGACAAGCAATATCAATTTGATTTAGGATGATGCCAAGATTTTTGACTCCCCCGGCCAAGGCCACCCGGTCAAAAGTTTTGGGGCTAAAATTTTGGGCAATCCAGTTATTTATGGCTTCCTGCAGCCTAAAATCAATGCAAGTTGCAATCAGGGCTTCTGCTTGATGGTCCATAATGTATAATAATACCATGTTGCATTTAAAAATAGTTACTCCGGAAAAGTTATTGGTGGATGAAGAAGTGTCCCAAGTTAATGCCCCGACCGAGCAGGGAGAAATTGGCATACTTCCCAATCATACCAATTTAATGGCTAAACTTGAACCCGGAGAACTGGTTATCAAAAAAGGTGGCAAAGTAGATACTTTGGCAATTGGTGATGGGTTTTTGCAAATGAGTGATAATACTCTAACTGTTATGACTGATTTGGCTACATATGAGCAGGATATTGATGAGCGGGCTGTGGAAGAAGCTAAAAAACGGGCAGAACAAGCTTTGGAACAAAAGCTCTCCGGCGAAGAATATGCAGAAACTTTAGCTATCCTGGAAAAATCCCTTGCCCAGTTGCGGATCAAACGCCGCCACCGAGTCAGGTAGAAACTATTCTTTTAAAAACGCCATTGCCTGTTGTACAAGATTTGGAAAGTCCCCAATATTCCCATTATTTGTCAGGATCAAACTTCCCGGAGGCATCTCCATCTCGATTGGTTCTTCTTGTAGCCAAGCTTTCCATGTTTCCAGGTCCACTAACTTATGGTGATCAGTTATGGCATCACGCGCCACAAGTCTTCTATATAAGGTTTCCGGTGCAGTAACCAATCGGATTATCTTAAGGATTGCCTCATGTTTCTTGGCCAACTCGTCATATCTTCTTTCCCATCCCAATTTTCCAATCTCTAAGCGGAACGAAGCATTAACCAGTGCAGTCCTGCCTCCCGCAATGATTTCTTCAGTTTGTTGGAAAACCTGCCCGTAGGATTGTGTCCTGTAACGCTTGACATAGCTTGGATCTCTTACTTCTGTAAACCCATTTGCTATTAAATCCTTATCTACTTTACCTGCAATGATAAAGTCAGTCAATCCCGGATAAATTTTCCGTCCGTCTGTATGAAACCCTTCAATCAGACTGGTTTTGCCAACTCCGCCTGATCCGGTAACTAATACCAGACGCAATGGCTTAAGTGTTTCTCTTGTTTCAACTGTGGTCATCATTATTTGGCTCTGGAAGACCGTTTATGGGGTTTGACAAAAAATAGAATAGACAAAGCCAGTATCACCAAAATTACAAAAGTTGGCAAGCTATTAAAAATTTCCCAGAATGTCATTTATTTACCTCCTATAGAGTAATTTTAACGAGAAATATACACAAATTATAGCACTTATAAAATATTTGAACAATACTGCAAAATCTACCTCTTTAACAATTGTCACAGCAAAACCGGCTATAAATAATCCTTTGGCCAAGTCCATGAACAAATCAGACAATTTTTCATTTTGCCTTTCAGAAAGATCAAGCATAGTCTCAGCATAGCATAATTCCTGGAGTAAAAGACTCTTTAATTGGTAATCATAAAGCCTCTGTTATACAATGATCTACATGGTAGAAGATCCGGATTTATCAATTATCATCCTAAACTATAATGTGAAGGATTTACTGTTGCAGTGTTTAGAATCAGTTTTCAAAAATAAATCCCAAAATTGGCAGGTGATTGTGGTGGATAATGCATCTTCGGATAATTCGGTTGAAGCAGTTAAGAAAAAATTCCCCCAGGTTGAAATAATTAAAAATCAATCAAATCTAGGTTTTGCTGTCGGGAATAATGAAGGGGTCAGGTTGGCCAAAGCTCCTGTGGTTTTTTTTTTAAATCCGGATACTGTTATCATAAAGCAGGCCATTCAAAAAACTTATGATTATTTAATGGGTAATCCGGATATTGGGGCTATTACCTGCCGGGTGGAACTGCCTGACGGCAAATTGGATTATTCTTGCCATCGGGGCTTCCCCACTCCCTGGAATTCTTTTTGCTATTTTCTGGGCCTTGCCAAAATTTTCCCCAAATGGAAAATTTTTTCCGGTTATACTGCCACGTATTTAGATATTCACAAAACACATGAAATTGATTGTCTGACAGGAGCGTTTTTAATGGTTCGGAAAATTGCCGGGCAGCAGATTGGCTGGTGGGACAAGGATTATTTTTGGAACGGAGAAGATATTGAATTTTGTTATTCCTTAAAACAAAAAGGCTGGAAAATTTACTTTTTTCCGGAGGCAAAAATCATTCATTACAAGGGTTCATCCGCGCGGAAGGAAAAAGCCACTATTTCCCATGGAATCTCTGCCATGAGAATTTTTTACAAAAAGCATTATTACTATCAATACCCCCCTATTTTGAGGGATGTAGTCCTTTGGGGAGTAAAATTTTTAGAGCATTATAGAAGGACCAAATTATGGATCTCTCAATAATTATTTTAAGTTTTAACACCAAAGGCATTACGGATGAATGTTTGAAGAGACTTCAGTCGTCAGTCATCAGCTGTCAGACTAAGCTCAAGAATAACATTGAAGTAATTGTGGTGGATAATGCATCGGAAGACGGGTCTTGGGAAATGATTGAAAGTAAACACTCATGGGTTAAACTAATTAAATCCAAAATAAATACCGGTTTTTCCAAAGGTAACAATATAGCAATAAAACAATCCAACAATCCTTTTGTTTTATTTTTAAATTCGGATTGTTTTGTGGAAGATGATACTCTTTTTAAGGCGATTTCATATTTTAAGAATCATCCTGACTGTAGCGTTTTGGGCGTTAAACTGGTTTATGAAAATAATAAATTTCAGCCAAGCGCCGGTTTCCTGCCAAATCCTTTCAACATTATCCCCTGGATATTTGGTATAGCCAATTCTTTTCATCCTGTCAATAAAGTTTTTTTTGAGAAAGATAAACAAGTTGGTTGGGTAACAGGAGCTTTTTTGATGATTAAAAAAGATATCTTTGCCAGTGTTGGCGGATTTGACGAGAATATTTTTATGTACATGGATGAGGTTGATCTTTGTAAAAGAGTGAACAGGGCGGGTTTTAAAGTTTGTTTTACCCCGTCAATACAAGTTACGCATTTGCAAAAAGCCAGTCAGGAAAGTCCTGAAAAAGTTTTTACTCTGGAATTAAAGGGAATAAAATATTATTTTCAAAAATATTTCCCAAATTATTATCCGGCGGTTAAAATTTTCTTAATTCTGGGTTTAATTTTAAGAATTATTGTTTTTGCTCTGTTGGGTAAAACCAAAAGAGCCCGCTCGTATCTGGAAGGATTATCTGTCATATGAAAGTTGCCATAATTACTGTTAATTATAACGGGAAAAAAGATACATTAGAATTTCTTGGATCCTTAAAAAAGCTGAAGACTGAAGACTGTAAGCTGAAGACTGTTGTGGTTGATAATGGTTCAACAGATGGATTGGTTGGAGAATTGGTTAAAAATTATCCGGAAGTTGAGGTTTTGCAAAACGGGGAAAATAAAGGTTTTGCCGGAGGTTATAACAGAGGTTTGGAATATGCCCAAATTTGGGGAGCGGATTATTTTTTATTAATTAATAATGATTGTTTAATTAAAGATATTAATTTGCTTAAAGAACTTATTAATACTATCGAAACAGAAAAAAATATTGGTCTGGTCTCCCCCAAAATATATTTTGCTCCCGGGTTTGAATTTCATAAAGATAGATATAAAAAAGCTGATCTGGGGAAAGTCATCTGGTATGCTGGGGGGCATTTTGATTGGGACAATATCAGATCAGTTCATCGGGGTATTGATGAGGTAGACAAAGATCAGTATAACCGGATTGAAGAGGTTGATTTTGTCTCCGGCGCTTGCATGCTGATTAAAAAAGAAGTTTTGGAAAAAGTTGGCCTGTTTGATGAAAAGTATTTTTTGTATTTTGAGGATGCTGATTTTATCAAAAGAGTTAAAGATGCGGGGTATAAAATATTTTACAACGGGAAAGTGTCTGTTTTCCATAAAGTTTCCCAATCTACAGGAGTGGGGTCTGCGATAACAGATTATTATCACACCAGAAACAGACTAATTTTTGGCATGAAATATGGAAAATTAAGAACAAAAATCGCTCTTTTAAGGGAAGCATTCAAGCTATTTTTATTTGGAAGAATTGCTCAAAAAAAAGGAATTTTGGATTTCTACCTTGGAATTTCAGGTAATTACCTTGAGGTGGCGAGCCTGTTCCACCCGAAAGGTGGAAGAAAACTCTCGATAGGTATTGTTAATTATAATACTGCAAATTTGACCAAAAAACTTTTGCTAAGCATTTTCCAGAAAGAATCCGGGTTTGATGAAAAAGATATGGAGGTAATTGTTTTGGATAACGGGTCAGATGATAACTGTAAAAATGTTATTAAAGATTTTCTTGGCAAAATAAAGTTTATACAAAATCAAGAAAATAAGGGATTTTCCAAAGGCTACAACAAAATTATTAAATATTCCAAAGGTGAATATTTTTTAATGTTTAACTCGGATATTGAGGTTTTAAAAGGCAGTTTGTCCGAAATGCTCAAAGCGGCAAATGATCAGGCTGTTTTTGGAGGAAAACTGGTTTTTCCGGACAGGTCTGCTCAAGATTCCGCTTTTCATCTGCCCACTATTCCAGGCGCTTTTAAGGAATATTTTTTAGGCCAAAAAGGCTCTTATTTTATGTATGAACCTTCAGGTAGCAAACCATCAAAAGTTGAAGGTTTGGTCATGGCCTGCTATTTAATTCCCCGTCATATTATAAATAAGGTAGGTTTACTGGATGAGGGGACTTTTATTTATTTTGAGGATATTGAATATGCCAGACGGTTAAAAAAGTTTGGCATACCAATTTATTTTGTGCCATCTGCCAAGTTTATCCATCATCACGGGGCTGCCTCCAAAACCATCGGGGTAGATAAATCCCAAGAGCTTTTGCAAAAAGCAGCCATTCATTATCATGGCAGATTTTATTATTTTTTGCTTTCCTGGGTTTTAAAAATCGGCCAAAAATTGGGTAGAGTCAAAACTCCGGTTTCCAGATGGACAAAAGTTTTGACATCTTGACAAATCTTTAACAATCATGTCAATAATTATTTAGACGGCTAAAAGTGGGAAATCAAAAAAGCACGAACCGGCAAGCAGGGGTCATACATCTAGTATTGCTATTAATCTTACTGCTCATTATTTCAGCAGTTGTATTTGCAGTTGTTTCCTTGGGGATTATTAAAAATCCTTTTAAAAATCTAAAACTGTCTGGGTCAAAAGGGCCAGCGGTTTCTTTGCAAACCCAATACCAAAACCCCTTTGATAAATCTGCCCAATATGTCAATCCTTTTGCCAGCTATAAAAATCCCTTTGATCAACTAAAATGAAAAAGTTTTTGCAACTGATTAGCATAACCCTGGCGATTTTTTTTACAGCTGCGGCGGTTCATGCACAGTCAGCTACTGGTAGCGCGGAAACGGCTGCCCAGAAGTATGGTGTGAGTTTTCCCATTGCCGAACTGGGCAACTGTGCTAGCCTCTCTGATTGCCGGCAGTTTTGCGGTGATCCTGTGAATGCGACCTCTTGCGTTGACTATGGCAAAGCTAAAGGATTTTATCAGGATGACCCGGTTATAGCGGATCAGGCCCGGATCCTGGCAGAGGCCCGGCAAAGCCTGGGGTGTGATTCTTATGAGAACTGTTTGAATTTTTGTGAGGTTCCGGCAAATTTTGACGCTTGCAATTCATTTGCCCGTTCCCAGGGTATTGTTGGCGGGGTGGTTGACGATTTGGTCAGAGTGCCTGTTTTAGAACGGGCTAAAGAAGCGTTAGGTTGCTCGTCGGAGAATGATTGTAGAACAGTTTGTTCAGACGAGGCCAATTGGGATAGATGTTCTGATTTTGCCAGAGAAGCAGGACTGCGGGGCGGCGAGCACAAAGTTGGTCCAGGAGGATGTACCAGCGAGTCCACTTGCGGATCTTTTTGTTCTGATCCCAATAATTTCCAGGTTTGCCAAGGGTTTACCCAAGTGGCAGGCGGAACATTTACCGGTCCCGGAGGCTGTAATAGTGCTGATTCTTGTAGAGACTATTGTCAGCAAAATCCGGCGGATTGCGGATACCGGGGTGATCTAAACACCGAAGGAGTGATACCCCCGCGGTATAATCCCGCGGAAATGTGCAACAGAACACCTAATTGTTCATGGTCAGGGAGCAGTTGTCAGTGCGGTTTTTATGGGGAGACTAATGAAACACGAGAGAAAGCTGGGGAATATGCGGCTTTTTGTCAATCAAATCCTGATAAATGTAAGCCTGGACAGCAAGGAGTTTTTGAGAATGCAGGACAGCGTCAAGAATTTGAAAGCTACTGTAGTAAAAATCCGGAAAAATGTAAACCATCCACCAGTGAAATTTCCGGTGGAGAAGACGGAAGAAATCGTTATGGATCTGATCCGTCCACAGAATGTACCAGATATGGTTGTACCTGGACTGGCAGTAGTTGTCAGTGCTCCAGCGTAAATGATAAGAGAGGCACAGACGATAAAGTTCCCGACAGATATCCAGTTCCTTCGTATGAGCCGGGTAGGCCCGGCGGCGGAGAGGATTATTGTTCCCGTAATCCGGATAACTGCCGTGGGCCGCAAACTCCCCCTTACCCGCAATATCCACAACAGCCCCAGCAACCGCAGCAGCCTTATCAGCCGGGTCAACCATATCAACAGCAACCATATCAGCAGCAGCAGCCTTATCAACCGCAACAACCTTCCGAACCCTCTCAACCCTCACAAGAATCCCAACCCTCCCAGCCATCGCAACCAGCAGGCGGTGATTCAGGGGGAGGATCTGCTCCGACCGCTCCATCAGGCGGCGATTCGGGTGGTGGCGGCGGTGGAGGTGGAGGAGGCAGTTACACTCCGCCTTCCGGCATGACCCAGGGCGTATCAACTACCAGAGATTTTCTACAACTTCTTCTGAATTTCCTAGGGAAAATAATTTAAGAGAGCTTTTCTTCCAACCCTCTCAAATCATTGATAATTAATTTTTTGTTTTGAAAAACAATTAATTTTTTTGATTTGAGAGTTTTGATGATCCTGCCCACTGTCTCCCGGGCAATGCCGGATTGGGCAGAAAGATCCTTTTGGGTCAACCTTAAATCTACAGTGATTTTGCCCGTCTTCTTATCTCCGAATCTTTTGGCGTAAATTAAAAGCTCGGTCAATAATCTGGCCTTGGCGCTGCCTGTCATTAAATACTCCATTCTGGCAAAAATACCCTGCAAACCTATGTATATTCTGGCCAGCAGATCAAACATAACCTCCGGTTCGTTTTTGATAAATTGCAAGATGTCTTCCACGGGTGCTCTCCAAGTTAAAACTTGAGTTTGTGCTTCGTAGAAATGATTATTAATGGTTTTATTAATGGCATAAGACATGGGAAAAAAAGCATATGGGCGAAAGATATTTAAAGTTAGCTCCTCTCCTTTTTGGGAAATTACATATTCCCTGACTACTCCTTCCTTTAAATAAAAAATTCCGGCTGGCGGATCATCAGCACGGATGATAATTTCTCCTTTTTTAAAGCTGATTCTTCTATATGTCGAGAAAAATTTATCCAGCTTTTTTACTATTAAACTTTTTTGCTTATCAATGCTCATGTCTCCCGGCAACAGTCCGGAGGGAAGGATTCGAACCTTCGTAGGGTTACCCCGCGAGATTTACAGTCTCGAGCAATTGGCCGCTCTGCCACCTCCGGTAATAAAGTTATTATACCTAATTTCTGATATAATCTCTATAATATGCCTTTGAGGTCGTGGAAATTAAGAAAAGAAACTCTAAAGCTTGGCAAATTTAAACTTTTATCCCGCCTTTCCAACTGGATGCTGATTGTGGTGGTGGGGTTTTTGCTTTTGCTTTTTTCCTCGGTGATTTTCTTTGCTACACAAATTCCCTCTCCTAATGATCTTACTAACAGGGATATTTCCCAGGCCACCAAAATCTATGACAGGAATAATGAACTGCTTTATGATATTTATCTGGATCAAAACAGGACGCCCATAAAGCTAGAGGATATACCAGAACAGGTTAAACAGGCAACAATAGCTATCGAAGACAAGGATTTTTATACTCACGGCGGTTTTTCACTTTTAGGGATCATGAGATCTGTTTTTGATTTGATTGTTCACAGGAGAGTGGAAGGAGGATCTACTTTAACTCAACAGCTTATTAAAAACGCCTTGCTTTCCGGTGAGCGGACTGTAACCCGCAAACTCAAGGAATTTATTTTAGCTATTCAAGTGGAGCGGGTTTATTCTAAAGATCAAATTCTGGAAATGTATTTAAATGAGATTCCTTATGGAGGTACGGCTTATGGAATCGAGGCGGCTGCCAATTTGTATTTTGGTAAATCTGCCAAGGATTTAAATCTGGCAGAAGCCTCGCTTTTGGCAGGACTTCCCCAGCGACCCTCGGTTTACTCGCCCTATGGATCTAAACCAGAGTTAGCTAAAGTAAGACAAGCAGCAGTTTTGCGGAGAATGGAAGAAGACGGTTATATTAGTGGGGAGCAAGCAGAAACTGCTGGGAATCAGGAACTGACCTACCGGACTGCCCAAAACGAAGTGGGTTTTAAAGCCCCGCATTTTGTTTTGTATGTCAAAGAAAAACTGATTGAGCAATTTGGAGACAGATTGGTTGAAGGAGGAGGTTTGCGTGTTACTACCACTCTGGACTATAAGCTGCAGGAACAGGCCCAGAAAATCGTTAAAGAAGAAGTGGAAAAGCTTAAAAGCAGCAAAGTGGGTAATGCGTCATCTGTTGTAATGGATGCTAAAACCGGGCAAATTTTGGCTTTGGTTGGTTCAAAGGATTATTTTGGTAAAAGCGAGCCTGAAAATTGCTTGGAGGGAAAAAGCTGCACTTTTGAGCCAAATGTTAATGCTGTGCTGTCCCTTCGCCAACCCGGTTCAGCCACCAAGCCTGTTAATTATGCCAAAGGTTTGGAAAAAGGCTATACAGCAAATTTCACTCTGCTGGATGTTAAAACAGAGTTCCCGGGAGGAAATATGCCTAAATATGTGCCTGTAAACTATGACGGGCAATACAGGGGGCCACAGCAAATCCGTTATACTTTGGGAAACTCGCTTAATGTGCCGGCTGTTAAAATGCTGGCTTTAAACGGAGTTAAGGATGTAATGGATTTAGGCTACAGGATGGGGCTTTTATCCTGGGAACCAACTGAAGAAAATGTTAATTCCGTGGGTCTTTCTTTAACTTTGGGTGGAAGAGAAGTGCGGCTTTTAGATTTGACCGTAGCTTTTGGCACTTTGGCAGACAAGGGCCGCCAAAAAGACCCGATTTCTATTTTAAAAGTAACAGACCAAAAAGGTAAGACTCTATATGAATATAAACCTGCAGAGGGCCGTAAAGTTTTAGACAGCGGGGCAGCTTATATTATTTCTGATATTTTGTCTGATAACGGAGCCAGGACTGCTGTGTTCGGGTCAAACTCTATCCTGAATGTGTCCGGGAAAACCGTGGCTGTGAAAACAGGAACTACAGATGAAAAGCGGGATAATTGGACAGTGGGCTATACTCCATCATTTGTGGCAGGAGTGTGGGTGGGAAACAATGATAATACTCCCCTTGATTCCAGAATTGCTTCAGGAGTAACTGGCGCTTCCCCTATCTGGAACAGGATCATGAAAGAGGTTCTAAAAGATAAACCAAATGAAAGCTTTGAACGGCCGGGTAATGTTATACAAATGGATGTGGACGGGTTAATGACAGGTACTCCCCATGAGGGTTCCCCCACCAGAAAAGAGTATTTTATTGCCGGGACCGAGCCTAAAAATGCTTCATCTGTTTATCAGAGACAGCGGGTTTGCAAAAGTAATCCCCACAGGCTGGCTAATGATAATGAAGAAACGGAAGAAAAAGATGTAATAGTTTTGCAGGAGGCTGATCCAACAGGAGCGGATAAATGGCAAAAAGGCATTGATGAGTGGGTTTTGACCTCCCCTGACCCCCGTTTTGTGGGTGCTACAAGGGGTTGTAGTGGAGTTCCGGGTTTTAGTAGCGGTGGAGGGGTGATAGAAATTGTTAATGTTTCAAACGGGGCCAATGTGCCCCGGGTCTTTGATGTTTTAGCTCAAGTAAACTCCCCGGCCGGCGTTAAAAAAGTGACCTGGCTGATTGACGGAGGGGAAAAATCAACTTTAACTTCCGGCCCTTTTGCTTTGCATGTGGAATTTCCCCAGGGCGACAAAGGCTCGCATACGATTACAGTTACTCTGGAAGATCAGAATGGCACTACCCATACTACCTCCATTAGCGTCACCGTAGCCCTATAGAGCATTTGCATTTAGACTCATAGTGTGATATAATTCTCCTCTTATGATGCCTGATGTTGCAGTCAAAATTTCAACAGCCTTAATAATTACTCTTACCAGCAACCCTTTTTTGCCCAGGAGCTATGAAGTAATGCTTTCTTCCCATGAGATTTCCCTTGAAAATAGATACCCGGTTAAATCTGTCAGCGATGTATTCAAAGACAATATCCTCTTGAATTTATCCTATATGGAAGGTAAAGTATCCTCCAAGGCTCAAATAAACTGGGATGAAATCAGAAAACCTTTTGTTTACCAATTCCGCCTGGAACCAAATCAGGCTTTTGCTTTTCATGATGATATTTTGCCTGAATATAAGGATAAAGTGGTAAAAACTACCAATGCCCATTTTAATTCTCAAGAGGGATTTAAAACAGACGGATATTTATTTGGAGATGGAGTGTGCCATCTGGCCTCTTTAATTTATTGGGTAGCTTTGGATGCAGGACTGGAAGCTAAAGCTCCGGTTAACCATAACTTCATGCCCATCCCGGAAATTGCCAAAGAATATGGTGTGTCAATTTATTCAAATCCCTATTCCAAAGGTGCGAATAGCAGGCAGAATTTGTATATTACCAATAACAAAGAAAAACCTGTGGAGTTTAAATTTGAATATAAAGATGATAAATTAAAAGTATCTGTTTTGGAGGAAAATTAAAATATGGGCGCAGAGACGGAATCAAGAATTGATCTTGCAAGGCAAGCTACGGATTTAATAGTTACTTACTCTAGGCCTCAAGTAAGACAGGTTATTCTTTTCGGTTCCGTAGCCAGAGGACAAGCTAGACCTGAATCGGATATTGATCTTTGTGTAGTAGTACCCAAGTGGCAAGATCTGGAGGAAGGATTACTTATGGAAAGGTTAAGAGAACACTTGGTTGTAAATAGGATTACTGTTGGCCCTGGAGCAGGAGAGGTTCATTTACATCTTTTTGATGAATTATATCTCCAGCAAGTCGCTCATGAGTATATGCCAGAATTAGATGAAATAACACTAGGTGTCGTTGCGGGGATTAGAAAAGGAAGGGTTCTTTTCGGATAAGAGTATCTATTTCCACTTCCAAAACAGCTACCCTATTGTCAATCCCAAATTTATTAACAATTCTGGGGTGAACCTCGGCCATATTATCTGTAAATCTGGTAGGATGAAATTGTTGTTGTTCACCTGGGGGGTGTATTACGCCTGCACCTAGGGATATTTTGATATTTTTTAATAATTGTTGGAAAATTTGATTTAATTCTTGTAGTGGATTATCAGTGTCGTTCATTAAAGCAATAGATAATCTGTATGTTTCTTTTTGGGGAGGTTCATATACTTTTCCTATTTCAAAAATAGCCACATCTTTAAAGCCGTTTTTAACATTTTTGGCCGCAACTTCCAAAAGATTTGGCCATAAATTATCCCTCATGTATTCTGTTTCTGTTGAGATGGGGTTAGCTATTTTGACTAAATCGTAAATCGTTAATCGTAAATCATTAATCGTTTTGGATGAGTAAAAAGAATATGTTTGGACTTCTGTAAGGCCCAAATCTGCCAAAGTTTTTTTGAGATTATAAATCAGCGGATCCTGAAACTTTGTTAATTTAAAATCAGGGAGAGCTTTGGCCGGAATATTTTCATATCCATACATCCTGGCCACCTCCTCTATTAAATCTTCCTCTGTATTTATATCCAGTCTCCAATAAGGTATTTCGACTTCCCATAAATTTGTACGTACACCTCTAAGGTGGCAGCCTAAACTTTGTAAAGATTTTTCAATTTGATTTTTGGGAATATTTATTCCAATTAATGAATTAACTTTTTCTCGAGTTAACTCTATTATTTTGGGCTGATCTTCTAAATCACCTATCAATGTTATGGCAGTTAATTTGCCTCCCAACCCCTCATACATTCTGATGGCAGCTGACAGCGCTTGTAGTAAGTTTGTTTTGGTTAACCCATACTGAAATCTTTTGGAAGCCTCTGACGGCAGATTATGCCTTTGCGCGGTTTTTCTAATTGAAACCGGATCAAAAATAGCTGCTTCCAGAAATATGGAGGTTGTAGATTCTGATACTTCGCTATCTTTTCCTCCCATCACTCCGGCAATACCAATCGGAACACTCTCATCTGCAATCAATAAATCTTCGCCGCTTAATTCCCGGATTTTCCCGTCCAGCGTATTTATCTTTTCTCTTTTTTCTGCCATTCTTACTCTCACACTTCCTCTTACTTTTTTCGCGTCAAAAGCATGCATAGGCTGGCCATATTCCAGCATTATTAAATTAGTCACATCTGCCGCATTGTTAATACTTCTTATTCCGCTGTCGAATAACTTTTTTACCCATGTGCCATTTGAGTGTTCAACTTTCAGGTTTTCTATTTTTGCAACGCAGTAAACAGGACAAAGTTTTTCATTATCTATTACAACTTCTACTTTTGGTAAATCTGGGAATTCATTTTTTTCTTCAGAAAATTTTATTTGAGAATTTGTGATGGCTGCAACTTCTCTGGCCACACCACGAAGCGAAAGTAAATCTGCCCGGTTATAACCTTTCATGTCCAGTTCAAATAAATCATCAGTAACTTCTTTAATACTAATTGATCGGAGGGGCAATAAATTAATTAGCTCATCAAGGGAAATTTTTAAATCAACCAGTTCTTGTAACCAATTTATAGAAACTTTCATAATATAGATCCTTCGACTCGCTTCGCTCGCTCAGGATGACCCTTGGTCACTTTCATTGTTGTAAAAAGCGCAAATCCCCACTGTTAAACAACCGGATATCTTCAATGCCAAATTTAAGCATGGCCATACGGGGCGGTCCAAAGCCCCAAGCTATGCCCGAATAGATATTAGGGTCAATTCCGCCGGCTTTAAGGACTTTGGGATGGATCATGCCGGCCCCGGCCAGCTCCAGCCAGCCAATGCCTCCGCAAACCTTGCAACCTTTCCCCTTGCAGAAAATACACAGTCCATCCACCCCTACTCCCGGTTCCACAAAGGGGTAATATTT
>Ga0155538_109_pt1 | contig 9023 bp, 10 predicted proteins | sample RifCSPhighO2_12_FD_107195 | JGI IMG/M metagenome (GOLD analysis project Ga0155538, IMG submission 107195) | Candidatus Daviesbacteria bacterium RIFCSPHIGHO2_12_FULL_38_25
AGATTATATATGGAGGAAGCGTTGATTCGTCAAATGTTGAAGGTTTTATCACACAAGAAAATATCGCTGGTGTGCTTGTTGGTAATGCTTCTTTGGATGCGGAAGAATTTTTAAAGATTGTTAAAGCTTGTGAGGAGATTTAGGTGAAGAGAATTGTTTTTAAAACCAACAAACGCGGCAAACACCTTAAAGTTAAAAGATTTCTCCCCCTTGGCTTGGTAATAGTTGTCTTAATTATTATCATGTATTTTTTTACCTCTTCCTCCTCGTCAGTAGTAAATTATATTTTTTCCGGCATTTCGCTTAAATCTACCAACGGTTTTGTTAATATTCTGCTTTTAGGCATTGCAGGAGGTACGCATGACGGAGCTTTTTTAACAGACACAATTTTGGTGGCTTCGTATAATCTTAAAGAAAACAAACTAAAATTAATTTCAATTCCCCGGGATCTTTGGTTGCCGCCCTTACAAAGTAAAGCTAACGCAGTTTATCAAATTGGTCTATCTGATCATAATGGTTTAGGGTTATCTAAAACTGTCATGGGCAATATTTTAGGAATACCGATTCACTACGGCTTAAGAGTGGATTTTAGAGGTTTTGTGCAAGCTATAGATACGATTGATGGGATAGATGTTTTAGTAGACCGGTCTTTTGATGATTACAATTATCCGATTGAAGGGCAAGAAAACGATCTTTGCGGATATAAAGAAGAAGAAAAAGAATTTTCCGAAGAAGAAGCAAAAAAGTTAAATATAGAGGTAGGCAAAAGAAAAGTGTTGATTGCTCCTGATGGCAGCATTGCAACTGATTCGGCGGAGGAGAATAAAGGAATTAAATATTTTAGTTGCAGATATGAACATGTTAGATTTGAAAAAGGTCTAATGCATATGAGCGGGGCAGTGGCCTTAAAATTTGTTAGAAGTAGGCATGGAACAAATGGCGAAGGATCTGATTTTGCGAGGTCTGCAAGGCAACAAAAAGTGATTGATGCAGTCAGGAAGAAAATCCTTTCTTTTGAAACACTAACAGATCCTCAAAAAATATCTGATTTGGTGAAAACTTTGGGTAAAAGCATTGATATGGATATTTCAGTAAAAGATGCCATTGAGTTTTTGAATTTGTCCCGTAAATTAAAAAATAGTCAAAGTTTTGTTTTGGATGACAGGAAATCGCTCCTTGTTCATCCAGATGCCTCCGGCTACGGAGGGGCGTTTGTTTTAATTTCGCAAGATGATGACTTTTCAATTATTCATGATTATGTTAGAAAGATACTCAAGGAAGAAATAACAGAATATGAATCTACTGCTTCTGCACGGCCCGGCAATAAATAGTTCCCGCCAAAAGCTTTTACAGCTCAAACAAAAATTTGATCCTGAAGCTGTAGTGGTTTTTGAAAAAGGAGCAGAACTGACGGAAATTTTGACAAATTTACAGTCACAATCTCTTTTTGGAGAAGAAAGATTAGTGATAGTAGAAAATCCGCCTGATGATTATATTTCTACTTTGTCACTAGTCACTAGTCACTTGTCACTAGTTATTTGGTTTGACCACGAAGTAGATACTAAGAATTTTCAAGGTGAGATATTTTTCTTTCCGGAGGCAAAAGAGATTTCTGTTTTCCCATTTTTAGATTTTCTTGGGAATAGAGACAAAAGAGCATATCTTGAATTGGACAAATTAAAACAAAATTATGACAGTCAATATTTAATAACTATGATTTTATATTTACTTAGAAATTTAAATTGTACTCCAAAAAACGCCAAAGATTTTGTTAAAAAGAAAAACGAAAGAATGAGAAAAAATTTTTCCGCAGATGAATTGGCAAATCTGTATCAACTGGTTTTAAATACTGATTTTAAAATTAAATCCGGCCTTTTGGAAATTGCTCAAGCAGAGTTCTTATTGGTTAATTTGTTTTTGGATTAAATCCAGATCTTTTTGATCAAATGTTCCGTCCCCGTTTAAATCCGCCTTGTTTTTTAAAACCAGCGCATAATCTGAAGTATTTATTAAACCATCTTTGTTTAAGTCAAATTTTTTCCTTTGGTTATCCGAAGGAACGGTTAAATCTACATTTTGGCCTATTTTTAATGGAGGCAAAAGCTGGAACGATTGTAAATTAAAGATAGCGCTTACCTCTCCTTTGCCAGATATGATTGTAACTTTGGCAGTTTCATTTCCAATCGGCGTAAATACATCCGACAGATCGGTTTTGCGGGCGAAAGACAGGGGAATTAAAAAATTTCCGGAATTTTTTATCAGGGCGGATTGGGTTACTGCCCCGGAGATGGATAAATAGGCAACCCCTTCATTCAAAGGCTCGTTTTCTTCCAACACAGATCCTATAACGGGTTTTTGGCCGTTTTGTGCTGTTGGGGGAGAAGCAGTAGTTACCTCAAATATTTCTGATTTAAGTTTACCTGAAATTATTCTATATTTGTAAGTGGTATTTGGTTGTAGGTTTTTAAGAGTTATATAATGCATGCTATGCGCTTGGGGGGTATTCCCGTCTCTATCGTCTATGGCAACCTGCTCATTACCAGTAGGTCCAAAGCTAAGAAAAGATATAACCTCGGTTGGAGTTTGCCAGGAAACAGTTAGCGACAGATCTTCAATGTTGCTTAAGATGATATTTTTAGGGGTGATATCAGGAGTAGCTCTGGTAATAAATATCTGTTCCCGCAAGATCATAAAAATACCAATAGCTATTCCTAAAATAATTATGCCAAGGCCGAGTAATGTTGGGATTTTAAATTTATTAAAAATTGCGGCCATATTTACTCTAATAATTGTGTTTCAAAGTTAGGATTTATTGGTTCCACAACTTCCTGCCACTTTTGAGGGATTTCTACTTGTTTTTGCGAATGCAGTATATCAAAAATTACCCAGGCGCTAATGGTTACAAAAGTTAAAATTACGGCAATAAGCCATTGTTTTTGGGTCATTTTAGATAATATGCCTTTCCGTTTACAGACATGATTAGATTTTTGCCTTCAGTAACTTTATTTAAGCTTAATTTTTCTATGGAAATTAATCTACTGCTTATTTTTAGATCTTGCAAGATAGAAGTTAAAGCTGAATACGAACCTTCTATATTAAAGGTAAAAGCTATTTCGCCAAGAGCATTTTTGCTTTCATTTGTTGTATTTTCCAATACCAGCGGTTGGATTTGCAAAGCGGAAATGGAGGCTTCATTTGTTTTGGCAGATGTTTCCAGGGCTTGGGAGAGTGATTTTATTTCAATATTGTCTGGTATGGCTGCGCGGATCTTATTTTTAATATTCTGGTTAAGCAATTGGTAGTTTTCCCTGCCTTTTGACAGATTATCTGTCTTCTCATTGATTTGAGCGACAATTTTATCCGAATCAGCTAATTGTTTTTGTAGAACTAGTATTGTTTCGATTGTTGGTTTAATAGCGAATACAATAAAAACAGACATAGTTAAAAGAGAAAAAATGGCCGGCCCGTAAGTTTTAATAATTGGAAGCCGGGCAAGAGGCTTAATGTAAGTAAAATATCTGGAATAACGGTTAGATTCTTTCATAAATTTTTTCCTCCCGGGGCAATATTGTAAGTTGCTTCAATTGTAAACTTAATAAAAGCTTCTTCCAGCCCTGCGCTGGAAAGGGTTGCATTGCTAAAATGTTTATCTTCTTTGAGCTTGGTGATAAAAGTAATGACACCATTGTTATTTTGGGCTTGGGCGCTGATACGGACAGTCACTTTATTAGAGGTTTTTTCCAGATTAAGACTGGTTATTGTGACAGATAAAGGAGTATTGTTTCCAATCTGCTGCAAAATTTGAGGATAATCGGGCTCGTTTGTTTTGAATGCATTAATGGTTGCGAGTTTAAGTTGCGTTTGCTTGATCAATATCTCATCAGGTTTTAAAGTTTCAATATAGGGGATTTGTTCCTCAATGGTTTCTTTTCTTGCATTAAGATCATAGTCCAGTTTAAAGCGGGTGAAAAAAGCTATTAGTACTATTGCCTCTACAAGTATAAAGATGAAGCGGCCACTGGAAAGCAACCATCGAAAAATTTTGACCAATAGTTTTTCAGGATTGCTTTGCGGTTTTAGAAGATCAAGATTAATAGCGACTTTAAGTTTAGTTTTGGACATAGATACATTATACATGGTATACTATTGATATAAAGCGTAATTACTGGAGTTGCGATCTAGGAGCTGAGAGTAAAAATACTCTACGGAAGCTTAACCGTAAAACAAGCAAGCTGATGTCGTTTTAAAAGCGGAGTCAGCGTGAAGAGCTTGTAGCCAAAGGTTACAGGAAACAAGGTGGAACCACCATGTACTGAATGGTAGATGGCCCTTGTAAGTCAGGTAAAGCCTGATTTGCAAGGGTTTTTTTAATGCAAAAAAGAAATATGAAATACGCAAAAGATTTATTAGAAGTAATTGGCAATACGCCTTTGGTAAAACTAAATACTATTGTTGGGGGCATTGATGCTCTTGTTTTGGCAAAGCTTGAATATTTAAACCCCGGGGGCAGCATGAAAGATCGTATTGGTATTACGATGATTGAAGACGGCGAAAAAAAGGGTTTATTAAAAAAAGGTGGGTTAATTGTGGAGCCGACAAGCGGCAACACGGGTGTTGGACTGGCAATTGTAGCAGCTATTAGAGGTTATAAAGTAATTTTTACCATGTCCTGGAAAATGAGTATGGAAAAAGAAATGATGCTGCGCGCTTACGGTGCCGAAGTAGTGCGGGCTCCTGCAGATGTAGGGCCGGATGATCCAAGGCACTACATTAATGTGGCTAAGCAAATTGCAAAAGATAAAGGGGGATATTTCCCAAACCAGTATTTTAATAAAGCCAACATTCTAGCTCATTATCAAACAACCGGGCCGGAAATTTGGCGCGATACAACAGGGAAAATTACTCACTTGGTAGCACCGGTTGGGACAGGTGGAACGATTTCCGGGACTGCAAAATTTTTAAAAGAACAAAATCCCAGTATAAAGGTTATCGGGGTAGATCCGGAAGGATCTTTGCTACACCACTATTTTTATCATACAAAGGGGCAGGTAAAACCGTATAAAGTAGAAGGTCCGGGTGAAGATTTTATGCCCGGGGCGCTTGATATGGGTGTAATAGACGAAATGGTGGTGGTAAGCGACAAACAGTCTTTTGATATGGCAAGAAAATTAGTCAAAACAGAAGGTATTTTTGCCGGAGGTTCAAGCGGGATGGCAGTATTTGGAGCATTAAAAATTGCAAAGAAACTGCCGAAAGAGGCAATCGTTGTTGTGATCTTGCCGGATTCGGGTAGAAGCTATGTTAGTAAGTTTTATTCAGATATTTGGATGAAAGAAGAAGGGTTTGTATGAGTAAATTTGCGACAAAAGCTATTCATATTGGTAGCGAGCCTAATTTAGAGATAGGAGGCAGCGGTGATGTGGTCGTCCCCATTCATCTCTCTACAACTTTTGCCAGAACGAATGTTTATAAGCCTATCGGAGGGTATGAATACTCAAGAACTGGAAATCCGACCCGTCATGCTTTGGAAAAGAACTTAGCTGTTTTGGAAAACGGCAAATTTGCTTTTGCTTTTTCCTCGGGACTTTCCGCGATTACCAATACTTTGTTGCTTTTGCAAAACAATGACCACAGCATATCTATAGATGATGTTTATGGAGGCACAAGAAGATTATTTACCAAAGTGTTTAAACGATTTGGGTTACAATTTAGCTTTGTCAATTTTACAAAAGGTAAAGATATTGTAAGTCATGTCAAACCCAATACCAAAATGGTCTGGATAGAATCGCCCACAAACCCTTTGATGAAAATTGTTGATATAGCCTCTGTTTGCAAAACAGCAAAAAAGAAAAATGTATTAACAGTAGTTGATAATACATTTGCTTCTCCATATTTTCAAAAACCCCTGGATTTAGGGGCGGATATTGTGATTCACTCCCTGACAAAATACATAGGAGGACACAGTGATGTAGTGGGAGGGTGTGTAGTGGTTAAGGATAAAGCTTTAGCTGAAAGAATTGGCTTTTTACAAAATGCTGTTGGTGGGATCCTCTCGCCGTTTGACTCTTATTCAGTGCTGCGGGGTATTAAAACCCTGGAAATAAGAATGCAAAAACATGATGAAAATGCTAAAAAAATAGCAGCATTTTTATCTAAACATAAAAAGATTAAGAAGATATATTATCCTGGTTTTGGTGGTATGTTATCTTTTGAATTGCAAGGAAATAAACAAACAACAATTAATTTTATGGAGGCCTTAAAAATTATTGTTATTGCAGAAAGCTTGGGAGCAGTAGAATCTTTGATTGATCATCCTGCTTCCATGACGCATGCTTCTGTACCAAAAGAAGCTAGAGAAACAATAGGCCTATCTGATAAATTAATCAGGCTTTCTGTGGGAATTGAGGATCCGGAAGATTTAATTATTGATCTTTCCCAGGCTTTGAGTAAGATTTAGGGGATTTTTTGGCAGAACTGGCGCCTTTTGACAACCTAGATTTTAATCTTGAAGCTTTGTTTTTATGAATAAGATTTACCTTGACTGCTTTATCCAGGCCGCTATAAACCGCCTGTAGATTTTTCGGCGATTTGTCAAGGCGGGCTTTTTTTATAAGAATCTTTAGGGCTAGCTCTCTTTTTTTATTGCGGGCGGTTCTAGTTTTATCTTTTCTAACCTTTTTGATTGCTGATTTGATGATAGGCATGGCATGTATAGTACCATAAATGCTACTATATTTAAAATATGGTTAAAAATTTATTCTTACTTCTTTACTCAAGACAGACATCAATTTTGTCCGCAGCATCAATAATTATGGCCACCATGATGCTATCTAAAGTTTTAGGTCTGGTTCGCGATCGACTCCTAGCCCATGTATTCCCGCCTGATAAAATAGATATTTTTTGGGCGGCATTCAGGTTACCGGATTTAATATTTCAGATAATTATTCTGGGAGCTTTATCTGTGGCTTTTATTCCTGTATTTACCGAGCATTTGGAAAATAAAGGTAAAGAAGATGCTTTTGAAATGGCAAGATCAGTACTAAGCGTATTCTTGTTTATATTTATTTTGGCAACAATTTTGATTTATGTATTAGCAGAGCCGATTATTAGTAATTTTATATCGCCCGGCTTTACTCCTGAAAGACAAATGCAAGTAGTAGGGCTGACCAGGATAATTTTATTTGGTCAGGTTATTTTAGTTTTAGGGTCATTTTTTATTGGTATTTTGCAATCTTTGCAAAGATTTATTGTTCCGGCTTTGGCCCCTGTTTTTTATAATCTGGGAATTATTCTGGGTATAGTATTTCTTTCTAAAGAATTTGGTATTATGGGCGCTGCTTTTGGCGTAGTAATAGGTGCGTTTTTACATGTCATAGTGCAATTACCATTGGTTTGGTCTATGGGTTTTAGATTTAAATTTCCCTTTAAATTTTTTAATCCCGGGGTAAAAGAAATAATACGGCTTATGAGTGTGAGAACTTTTGGCCTTGCCGCCGAACAAATTAACGAGACAGTTGGCTTGGCGCTGGCCTCGCTTGCCGCAATTGGATCTGTAACTTATTTAACATTTGCGCAGCATTTGCAAGTTGTACCAATTGGTCTTTTTGGGGCAACGCTTGCCCAAGCTGCTCTGCCGGTTCTTTCATCGGAGAGGGCCCGCGGCAAGATAGAAGAATTTAAGATAACGGTTCTAACAACATTGCACCAGATCCTTTTTTTGGCCTTGCCGGCAGCAGCCATATTAATAGTTTTGCGGGTACCTGTTGTCAGACTGGTCTTCGGAGCAAGTCAGTTTGATTGGGAGGCAACTGTTTTAACAGGCAGTACTTTAGCTTTTCTATCCGTAGGGCTCTCTGCTCAAGCTATCTCTTTACTTTTGGTAAGAGGTTTTTATGCGCTTAAGGATACTAAAACACCGGTTTTGGTCTCTTTGATTGTGGTGGTATTAAATATTATTTTGAGCGTTTATTTTATTGTCATTTTAAAGCTTGATGTTTGGAGCATTGGTTTGGCTAATTCTATAGCTGCCATTCTTTCTGCAGTTTTACTTTTTTGGACGCTTCATTTTAAGGTGGGAAAATTTGATTTGAATAAGATACTAATTCCTTTCTTGAAGATGATTATGGCCGCCATAATTATGGGTGTGGCTTTATATGTGCCAATCAAACTTTTAGATCAAGTTATTTTTGATACTACTAAAACAATAAATCTTTTGGCTCTGACAGGTATTTCTTCTGTCTTTGCTTTATCTGTCTATGTAATATTGGTTTGGTTTTTGAAAGTTCAAGAACTGGATACATATGTTGAACTTTTGAAAAGATTTGGTAAGTTCCAAACAAGATTGAAGTCTAAAGAAATTCTGCCGGAAATTGTCTAATGAAGATCCGAAATTTTTGTATTATAGCCCATGTGGATCACGGGAAATCTACTTTAGCTGATAGGTTTTTGGAAATTTGCCACACTATCCCGGCAGATAAAATGAAACCGCAGCTATTGGATTCTTTGGCTCTGGAGCGTGAACGGGGTATTACCATTAAACTAGCTCCCGTGCGATTAAATTACACTTTGCACTTTGAACTTTACACTTTAAACTTAATTGATACCCCCGGCCATGTTGATTTTTCTTATGAAGTTTCAAGATCTTTGGCAGCAGTTGAAGGAGCAATACTTCTGGTAGATGCTACTGTTGGAATACAAGCTCAAACTTTGGCTCATGGTCTTGCTGCGATGGAGCAAAACTTAACCTTGATTCCGGTTATCAACAAAATAGATCTGCCAAATGCGGATATTGAAAATACAAAAAAGCAACTGGTTGAAACTTTTGGCTTTAATGGACAGGAAATACTTTTGGTTTCTGCAAAATCAGGTGAAGGAGTTGAAGATTTACTAAAGGTAATAATTGAGAAAATTCCTCCTCCCAAAGAAGACAATTCTTTCTTGCGGGCTCTTGTTTTTGATTCTTTTTATGATCCTTTTAAAGGAGTTGTGGCAGAGGTAAGAATTGTCAGCGGACAAACACCTTC
>Ga0155538_139_pt1 | contig 8941 bp, 9 predicted proteins | sample RifCSPhighO2_12_FD_107195 | JGI IMG/M metagenome (GOLD analysis project Ga0155538, IMG submission 107195) | Candidatus Daviesbacteria bacterium RIFCSPHIGHO2_12_FULL_38_25
ATTCTCTGGATTGCGATTATGCGGTGGAGTCGGAGCTTTGTTACGAATGCGTTGATCCTTACAAGGCTTTTAATTGTGATTTCGTAGAATATTGCGACAATTTAAGAGATAGCAGTTTTAGTTATAACTGTGCAAATTGCCATGATGTTTTTGGCTGCGTTAACTTAAAGAACAAATCTTTTTGTATTTTTAACAGGCAGCTTTCGGAAGAAGAATACAGGCAGAAAATGCAAAATTTGAAAAAATTACCTCCCCAGCAAATTTTACAAATGGTAGAGGAGTTAAAAAAAAGATTTCCTCTTACCCAAACAATAGGCAGCCAAAACGAAAATACCACTTACGGCAACTATATCCATAATGATAAGAATTGCTACCTTTGTTTTGATGCGGCTTTTGATGAAAATTGCGGTTATTTATATGACAGTTTTTACAACAAAAATTGTTATGACATGACTTATGCTGCTCAAAACTCACAGGTCTCGTACGAAATAGTTTATTCAGGAGAAATGTTTAATTGCAATTTTACTGTTGATAGTGAAAACTGCGGTGACAGTTTCTATCTTTTTCACTGCAATAATGTTAAAAATAGTCTAGGTTGCGTGGGACTTAAAAATAAAGAATACTGCATTTTAAACAGACAATTTACCCCCGAACAATTTACCCAACTTAAAAATCAAATCCTTCAAGAATTAAATAGCAAAAACTTGGGCTGGACTAATTTGACGGTCTAAATAATTGGTTCGGGAAACTCATTGGATTTGTTACTGTTTGTAGATTGTACGGATTCGCTCCATTTTTTAATTTCATTCTCTACGGAAACACGGTTTTTTCCGTAAGTCAGCCGTGAATGGCTTAAAATTTCCTCCACAAAACTTTCTTTAGGTTTTGGGACAGTGATGGTTTTGGCGGAAAAAGGAGTGGTTAACTTGCCGTCAACAGACATCTTAATATACATTTCTCTGTTACTGATACTAATTAAATCATTGGCGCTAAATGTGGGAGCAAATTCTTTGGATAAATAAGCGGCATCATCCCCGCCAACAGCAAAGCTAATTAGAGAGCCCACATTTCCAAAAGCAGTAGCTTTAACATCTTCGGGAAGCTGTGCAATATATTGGTGGGCAATGGTTAAATCCAGATGATACTTTCTGGCCTCTGACAAAATATAGGAAAATGCCTCGGTGGCAAAGTTTTGAAACTCATCAACATAAAAGTAAAAATCCCTTCTTTCGTCTTCCGGTATCCGGGCCCGCTCAAGTGCAGCTTGTTGGATTTTGGTAATAAACAAAGCTCCCAGCAGAGCGGCGTTTTCATCTCCCAGTTTACCTTTGGAAATATTCATCAAAACAATTTTGCCTTCATCCATAAATTTGGCAAAATTCAAAGAGTTATTCATTTGCCCGATCATGTTGCGGACAATTGGGTTAGCTATAAATTGACCGACCTTATTCATAATTGGCACTACTGCTTCTTTAGAATATTGCTCGGCTGATGCGGAAAATTCATTAGTCCAAAAACCTTTTACCACAGGATCTTTGATTTGCATGATAACTCTTTGCCTGAAAGAGGTATCTGATAAAATTCTGGGAATTCCCATCACATTGGAATCCGGAGTTTCCAAAAGAGCCAAAGTGATATAGCGGATCAGGTGTTCCATCCGCTGGTTCCAGCTGGCGGCAAAAAGCTTTTTGAAAATTGCTATAAAAAAGGTGGATAAATGCTGCCTTGATTCATAATCAGTAACAGGTTCCAGAGGGTTGAAGCCAATAGGATAATCTTTGTCAGAGGGGTTAATATAAACTACATCTTTAATTCTCTCTTTGGGAACAAATTTTAACATTTCTTCGGCCAGATCTCCGTGAGGATCAAGCAGGCCGCAGCCCGCTCCTGATAAAATATCAGATATCAGTAAAAGTTCCAGCAGTTTTGATTTACCAGAGCCGGTTTTTCCTACTACATAAAGGTGTCTCCGGCGGTCTATTCTTTTAATGCCGAAAATTCTTTTTTCATTTCTATAATTTGTTTCCCCAAAAAAAGAAACATCTTTTGGATTAACTAAACCTTGAAAAGGTAAGATATCCGGCGCAGGAGCGCGCTTGGTGGTAGATTCCACCACATTGGAAACTATTGAGCCTTGATAGGGAAAATGAAATAAGGTGGCAATTTCAGAAGAGCTCCACAAGTCCCCACTATCAAAAACGCGGGCTTTAAATGAGAGAATTGGAGCGGGAAAAATTTTAAACCTCTTTCTCTTGAGTTCATTGTTAGGGCTTTTGGCAATTTTAAATATATTTATAACCGTATTTAAATTAATTTGGGCGAGAGATTTATCTTTGGCAACAAAAATAACTCTGGCCTTACCCATGTATAGATCCTGGGACATTTTTATGGTAGCCGGAGTTTCGTGTTTAACAAGCAAAGCTTGAAATCCTCTTTGCCAAAAGTGGGATCCGACTCTTTTTAAAACTATTTGAAAAAAGACTTGTTCTCCGGGTTGGGTTTTGGATAAAAGAGAAGAAAAGCTTTTTAAAATATCTTCTTTTAAGCTGTGATAAGTGATAATGGGGTTAATGCTAAAGTGTTTGAAATCAATCTCTGCAAAGGCAGCTGTTTCAAGAGGAGGTAAATAATCTTTGACTGCCTCTACTTCTGCATTCGGGTATTGGGCATAAAGCTGTGATTCAATGACATTTTTATAAGCAGAAGGAACTACAATATAAAAACTTAAGAATTGATTGGTGGAGGCAAGCTCCAGGCTAAAAACAGTGCCACTGGGTAAGATTCTGTGAACTGCACGCAAAAATTCATCAAAAGCAGGCTCTTTTTGTTCGCTGCTACGCGCAACTTTAACAAGCAGAAAAACTTTATTGTCTTTGTTTAAATGATCGGAAATTAATTTTCTAAAAAATAGCTTGGAAATTATAAGATTTAAAAGGAATCCGGCAGCAATAAAAAAAGCCAGGGTAAAAAGAAAATTAATCAAAGAACCAAAAAAACCGAAGATACCGGCAATAAATCCGGGTCCTCCTCCTGAAACCGGCACAGTTACTTCCATATGACTTTAAGTATAAACTAAATTAATATATTGATACAATTAAAATAATGGTTTTGGATAAAAAACTGGCTAAATTATTATCTGAAATATCTTTAGATTTGTCTAAGGCCTGGTTAATCGGGATATTAGTTACGCCCGTGCTTTCTGGAAATTTTTTGAATATTTTAGTGTTGACTGTGGGTTTGATAAATGCTATTGTATTTTTAGTCATTTCAAGAATGTTTTTAGAAAGGGCAGATAAACATGAACTTTGATCAAACTTTTATACTTACAGGGATATATGGTTTAGTTTTAGCCGTGTTTTTGATGCTTTTTTACATTGCTCTTCAGCGTACCAAAAAATCAAAAAGCAGAAGATAAAATTTTCTCAAGTCGGGATTGACAATTTTTTTTACCCAGGTTATATTATAATAGAGTAACTTATGTATCCGGATTGGTTTGTCTTTGTTGGACTGGCAACGGCAGTTTTAATTTGGCTGGGAATTTTAAGTTTTTTAATTTGGAAACAGGGAAATTTCCTAAAATCTCTTTTTCCCCAGAGTGGAGAAAGAGACATTAGAAAAAAATTTGCAGAGGTTCTATCTAGCATAGAAGAGTTTAAAGGAGATTTGGGTAAAGCAAAAAAAGATTTAGTTGATTTAGAAGGAGACGGCAAGCTGCATGTTCAAAGAGTAAGCTTACTTCGTTATAACCCATATGGTGATACCGGAGGAGATTTAAGCTTTTCCGCAGCATTGCTTGATTGGAAGGGAAACGGTATTGTATTAACAAGTTTGCATTCAAGATCAGGAACCAGGATTTTTGCCAAGCCGGTTGACCAGGGAAAAGCAGGGAAACATCAGTTATCTAAAGAAGAGCAGGAAGTGCTGGATGCGGCAATGAGGAAAAAATGAGCAAAATAATAGAAATTTTTGAAGGTTTGACCAATTTACAAAAAACTTTAATTCTAATAATTCTTTCTGTGGTGGTGTATTCTTTTTCCTCCAGTTTGTCTTATACTCTTTTTTCCGGTATTTTGAAACCCCAAGGCAATGGTTCACTGGTATCGTCCCTTCCTTCTGCAGCAAATATAGTTATAGAAGATCCGAGTGAGCCAAAAACAGAAGAGTGTCCGCTTAACGGGGCACTGCACACTAAAAAGGCCAAGGAATCCTGGGAAAAACGGCGCCCTTTGGCAGTGATGATTGAAAATCATACAGAAGCCCGTCCTCAAAGTGGGCTTTCCAGCGCAGACATTGTTTATGAGGCAGTGGCTGAAGGAGGCATCACCCGATTTATGGCCCTTTTTTACTGTAATCTTGCTGATATTCAAGTTGGGCCTGTCCGGTCTGCCAGGACTTATTATCTTGATTGGCTGGGAGAATATGACGCGCTTTACGCGCATGTAGGAGGAGCCAATACCCCGGGTCCGGCTGATGCTCTTGGACAAATTATCAGGTATGAGGTTAAGGATTTGAACCAATTTAGCATTGGCTTTCCTGTTTTCTGGAGAGATTATCAAAGATTAGGTCATTCTGTGGCAACTGAACACACCATGTATTCAACTACCTCAAAGCTTTGGGAAGTTGGAGCGAAAAGAGGATGGACAGCAACAAGCTCGGCAGGGATAAAATGGGATAGTAAATTTACTCCCTGGAAGTTTAAGGACTCCACTTCGCAGGGCTCCGCGGGGCAAGTAACAGTTAATTTTTGGGAATCTCAACCAGGATATCAAGTGGTCTGGACTTATGATAGCGAGACCAACACATATCTTCGCAAAAATGGCGACGGCAACCATATGGACTTAAACAATAATCAGCAGCTGTCGGCCAAAAATGTGGTTATTCAGTTTCAAAGGGAGGCTAATGCTAATGACGGCTATCCGGGCAATGTCCATCTGCTTTATGGAACAACAGGTAGCGGCAAGGCTTTAATTTTTCAAAACGGAAATGCAATTGAAGGAAAATGGGTTAAAAATTCAAGGCTTGCAAGAAGCAAATATTTGGATAAAACCGGCAAAGAAATAGAATTTATAAAAGGTCAAATTTGGATCCAAACTGTCCCGGAAGGATCAAAGGTTAGTTTTTAAACCACTGCCTAGAAAGGTGGTGAAACATGGAAGAATTAATTGTTTCCCGGGTCCGGGTAAAATTACTGCAACTTTTTTTAAGCTCCAAGGAGCCGCTCCTGCATGTCCGTGAGATTGTAAGACGGGTATCAGAGGAAATTAATGCGGTAAGGAGAGAACTTGCCAGGATGGAAAAATACGGCGTGGTTTCATCCGAATGGCGGGCAAACAGAAGGTTGTATAGGTTTAGAAAAGATTATCTTTTTTACCACGAACTGCTGGGATTAGTTGCCAAAACCACTGGTTTGGGAGGAAATATCATCAAAAATAAAGCTAAACTGGGTAAAATTAAATTTGCTTTTTTGTCTAATAGATTTTTAAAAGGGATTTCCTCCGGCACGGATGATGTTGATCTTTTAATCGTTGGGTCGGTGGTAATGCCTGAACTTCAGGTTCTGGTGGCGGATGAACAGGCAAAGAGAGAAACTGAAATTAACTACTCTTTTATGGATGAGACAGAGTTTAAATTCAGGGTAAGAAGAAGAGACCCCTTTATCTTAAAAGTGTTAATGCAACCTAAAGTGATGCTTGCAGGGGATGAAAACGAAATGCTGGAGGGGGTAATTGCATAAAATAAATGAGATCAAGATATGTTTTATGGACAATACTTGTCCTGACAGCGCTTTCAGTATTTGTTAATCTTCCGCCTTTACCTGCCATTAAATTTTTAGATAAAAAAATTCCTATTGCAACTTTTCCGCTAAAATTGGGTCTTGATCTGCAAGGCGGTACGCAACTTACGCTTTTGACTCAAATGGACAAGATTAGTCAAGAGCAAAGAGACAGCGCTTTGGAGTCTGCAAAAAAAGTTTTGGAAAGAAGAGTTAATTTATACGGAGTATCAGAGGCATTGGTACAAACCTCCAAATTGGGAGACCAAAGACGGATTATAATTGAATTGCCCGGGCTAAAAGATGCATCAGCTGCAGCCAATCTGGTGGGAAAAACCGCGCAACTGGATTTTAGGGAGCTTCCGGCCACATTATCTGCAGAAATTGTTGAGGCAACAAAATCAGGCATACCGCTTGTTTATTTTTCCACACCAACTGATTTAACAGGAGCAGATTTGAAAAAAGCGCAGGTAACTTTTGGAGGTAGCGGTAAACAGGCAGGACCTCAAGTTGCGATAGAATTTAATGAGGCAGGTGCAATTAAGTTTGCCAAAATCACCAAAGCAAATATAGGAAAACCTTTGTCTATTTTTTTGGATGAAATGCTGGTTTCCGCCCCTACTGTGCAACAGGAAATTATCGGCGGAAATGCCGTAATTACAGGGCAATTTAGTCCGGAGGAGGCAAAAAATTTGACCATTCAGTTAAATGCAGGAGCATTACCAGTGCCGATTAGCATTTTGGAGGAGCGCCACATTGGCCCAACTCTGGGAGAGGAATCAGTGAAAAAAAGTTTGATAGCAGGGATTATAGGATTGGTTACGGTAATGATTTACATGGTTGTATATTACGGATTTTTGGGAGTAGTGGCAGATGTAGCCCTGATAATTTACACTATCTTGGTTTTGGCTATTTTTAGAACAGGACTTTTTTTGATTCCCCCTATTACTTTGACTTTGGCCGGGGTGGCAGGATTTATTTTGTCAGTAGGTATGGCGGTTGATGCTAATATTTTAATTTTCGAAAGGATGAAAGAGGAAATAAGATGGGGGAAGGGAAAAACTTTGGCAATGGAGCTTGGTTTTAAAAGAGCATGGACATCAATTTGGGCATCCAATATTTCTTCTTTAATAACAGCAGCCATCCTCTACGGCATGGGTATACCTATTGTCCGCGGTTTTGCCGTAACTTTGGCAATTGGGGTAATGGTATCAATGTTTACGGCTTATGTGGTAACAAGAACAATTTTAAGATATGTTATTCACTAGTAAAAAACCTCATTATGAATATTTAAGAAAAAAGTGGACTGCCCGCCACAGGAGTTTGCAAAATAAGTTGTGGGATAAACACAAGGTATCTCTCATAGGAGGACTTTTGCTTTTGACAGTACCTAATCCAATAGCTTTGCCTATTCCACAAACCATTCATGCAAAAGATGATATTTTAGTTGGTTTTGATGAAAATGCGGTTTTGGCAAAAAAATTGCAGGAAGATTTACCAGAAGAAGTAAGACCTTTAAATTCGGCTGAAGAAGCAAATTTATTAAAAACACTGTCCAGTAATTTCGGGTTTGAGGTAACTACGGTTATTGAAGGGATAAAACTCAACAGAAACTTTGGGATAATCGGGGGAGAACAGCATCTTTACCGGTATCCCCGGGATAACTTGTATGCCCATGCTGAAAATACAGTTGATTGGGCTAAATATGGCTCTGCAGGTATTGCTCCTGGGTTAGGAGCATGGGGGTATTTTTCTCCTTCAAAGCAGGAATTTACTGATATTGATAAAATGAGGGAGAAATATTATTTGGCAATTCAAACTTTTCTTGCGCCCGGTTTTGCGGAAAATGTGGCAAAATATAGAGATTTTTTTAAATACAGAAAAATGCTGGTGATAAATCCCAAAACAGGGCAGGCAGTGGTGGCAGTAGTGGGGGATGCGGGGCCGGCAGAGTGGACAGGTAAACATTTGGGAGGATCACCCGAGGTGATGGATATACTGGGTTTGGCCGGCGGTCCACGAAAAGGGCCGGTTTTGTATTTTTTTATTGATGATCCGGATGACAAAATCCCATTGGGTCCGGTTAAAGTAAGGAGTGAATCATGAAGCAATTTTACGCTCATCTAATCGAAATAGAATCTATTGTAGTAGAGCTTGATAAGATGAATTTAAGTGATGCCCAAAAATTACACTTGACCAGTTTGATTGATTCCAGCTTGCACCATACTATTCTGGATGCTGTCTTATCACAGCTTGAAGATAGCGACAAGAAAGTTTTCTTAAATCATCTTAGAGAGGACGATCATGGTAAAATCTGGCAATTGTTAAATGAAAAGATTGATAATATAGAAGATAAGATTAAAAAAACGGCTGATAATCTGATTAAAGAAATGCATAAGGATATGAAGAAAGCTAAGGAAAAATAATCTATGAATTTAATGAAATACAAATTGTGGTATTTTCTTTTTTCACTGGCCCTGATTATTCCGGGGTCATATGTTTTATTAACTTCCGGTTTGAAACTGGGCATTGATTTTACAGGCGGATCGCTGTTGGAATACCGTTTTGAAAAGCAGATTGCTTTGGATGATTTAAAGCAGTATGGACAAATTACGCCTACTCTTAGTAATACCTACATTATAAGAAGTCAACCTAAAACAAAAGAAGAAGTAGGTAAGATTAAAAAAGAACTTGAGACAAAGTTTGGTAAGATAGAGGAAAGAAGACAGGAATTTGTTGGTCCTGTCATTGGCAGGGAACTTTCACAAAAAGCTTTTTATGCGCTTACCATTGCCAGTTTAGCAATTGTTTTGTATATTGCCTTTTCTTTTAGAAAAATACCAAAACCTGCTTCACCTTGGAGGTTTGGGATTTGTGCCATTGTGGCTTTGCTTCATGATGTATTACTGGTAATAGGGGTTTTCGCCTTGCTGGGAAAGTTTTTGGGAGTAGAGGTGGATACGCTTTTTGTAACAGCCATTCTGACAATCATTGGGTTCTCGGTTCATGATACTATTGTGGTGTTTGACAGGATCAGAGAAAATTCGCTAAAAAATATTGGCAAAAAGTTTACGGCAGTGGCTAATTTGGCAGTGGTGCAAACTCTGGGCAGGTCTTTAAATACCTCTTTAACAGTAGTTTTTGTTTTAGTAGCTCTTTTACTTTTTG
>Ga0155538_127_pt1 | contig 7950 bp, 12 predicted proteins | sample RifCSPhighO2_12_FD_107195 | JGI IMG/M metagenome (GOLD analysis project Ga0155538, IMG submission 107195) | Candidatus Daviesbacteria bacterium RIFCSPHIGHO2_12_FULL_38_25
GCTCAATGCTCAACATGCAACAGGGAGCGGGGAGGAATGCCGGACGCTTTTGAAGAGGCCTTAGTTGACGATTTAGGCGAAGAACGAGTGAAAGAAATAAAAGAATTGGCGGCGAAAGTCGCCTATTTCAGCGATGAAGAGTTGAAAGAAAAAATAAAAGAGAATAAAAGCATTTTGAAAAATTTATCAATGGTGGTATGATGTATGCGCTGGTTCGCGACCAAACCAGCATTTTTTAGAAGCCGCCGGTTTAAACATTTTTCCGGCGGTTTCATTTTGAGTTATCCACAGGGGGGCGCTTGACTCTTTTATAAATGGCGTATAATTAAATAATCAACATGAAAAACGATGAGAAAAATTCAATAGGATTATTACTCAAAGGGGTATTCTCATTTCGCCGAAAGGCGACAGGCTCTCATCGGCCTGTTCAGTGGGAATACCCCTTTGAGTTGTAAAAAAATGAAATGGTTTAAATTTTACGGACAAGATTATTTGAGCGACCCGAAGATTTTAGCGCTATCGGGAAGCGAGAGAAGTTGTTGGATTACACTACTTTCTTATGGTAGTGTCAATGATAACGGAATGATAACATTTCTTGATGAGCAACAACTAATGGCGCAGTCGGGAATTAGCCCCACAAGTGAAGAATGGGATAAAACAAAAAATGTGTTAGAAAAATTAAAAAGCCTTAAAATGATAACACTTGATAACGGAATGATAATAATAATCAACTGGAAAAAAAGGCAAGAAAAATCCCTAACTGGATACGAAAGATTAAAAAAATATAGAGAAAAGAAACGCAATGATAACGCAATGATAACGCAAAAGATAACACTAGATAAGAATAGAATAGATAAGAAGAGAAAAGAAGAGAATACAATTATTGCGGAAACCGCGGAATGGGATTTTAAAAAATACTTGGAAGAAATGGAAAATCAACCCAGAAGAGATTTATCCATAATCGCCCTTTATTGGAAATTTAAAAAATTTAGCTTTACAAACAAGAAACAAGCCGAAGTGCAATTAAAGCGAAGTTTACGGGCGGCCAAAGATTTAGAACCATTTGAAGACGAGAAGATTTGGAAAACAATGGAGTGGTTAAGTAGGAACGCTGATTTTAAATGGGTTTTAGAAAGTGTCGGGAAATATATCACAGAAAATTTATCGCAATTAAAAGTTAAAAAATAATATGTCAAAAATAAAAATGCCGGAGTTTCCGGTTTGGAAAAAAAGAGAATACAGCGAGCAGGAGATTATCAATTTTTCCGCCGAGCTAGAAAAATACCGGATATTGGGCAAAGACCCGTTTGATCCGGAGAAGAAAATAAAATATCTGTCTGTTGGTGGCGAATACTCTTATTTGCAGGATAAAAAAATAATTGAGAGTTTTGAAAAAATAAAACCCGAAATGAAAACAATGTCTGATTTGCCGAATTGGAGAATAATTTTTGCGAGGCATTATGATTATATGGAACACGAAAATAAAATGAGGCAATACTTTGACTGGAAATACCGCAACCAACAAAAAGCAAAATTTGCCGATATGAAAAAACTTGAAGGTTGGGATAGTATCGCCAAGTCAATGCCGGAAGTTTCTAATTGGGAAAATCCACAAGAAGAAATAACAACGGAAGATATAGACGATAGTTTTAATTTATAAATTTATGACAAAAGAATTACACTCTGATGGTTTTTGCTTAATAAAAAATCCTTCTCCTTTTGGCGGCGGTTTTACTGTAACTGATAATTTAGGAATTGTTTTATCAAGAGAAAGAATTTTAAAAAAAGATTTTACCAACAATGAGGCTGAATTATTGGGAGTGTTAAAGGCTTGTGGATTATCTGAAAATAACGGAATTATAATCACCGACAGTATGAATACTATTTTTTGGATAAGAAAAGGAAAATCAAAAGCGAGGCCAGATTTAAATGAAAAAATAAAAACAGCGAAAGACTTAATTGAAAACAAAAAACTTAATTTAATTTGGAAAAAAAGAGATGAAAATTTGGCAGGGATTTATAACGAAAATTATGGCGAAGAAGATGAATTTTAGGACAAATGAAAACAAATGTATCAAATCGATGATATAAAAAACGCAATTTTGTTTGGAGATGCTCTATTGGAATTGAAAAAAATTCCCATAGAGTCCATAGATATAATTATTACATCGCCTCCTTACTGGGGGTTACGAGATTACGGCGCGCCGGGCCAACTAGGTCTTGAAAAAACACCGGAACAATATGTGGATAAAATGGTTAAAATTTTCCGTGAAGCAAAAAGAGTGCTGAAAAATGAAGGAACGCTTTGGTTGAATTTAGGAGATAGTTATGTAAGCGGGAAAAGCAGATATTCAAGCGGGGCGCAAACATTATCTGGTAAAACACGAGGGGAACCGGTTAATGGAAATAAGCCAGATTTGCGACACCATAAATTTCTAAAAGACAAAGATTTGGCTGGTATCCCATGGCGAGTTGCTTTTGCCTTACAAGCCGATGGTTGGTATATCCGCCAAGATATTATTTGGCACAAACCCAACCCTATGCCGGAAAGCGTTACTGACCGATGCACGAAAAGCCATGAGTATATTTTTTTAATGAGCAAAAGCCCGAAATACTATTTTGAAACAATAAAAGAAAAAGCGAATTATGATGGCCGGAAACAAGAAAAAATGAGGGGAAGCTCTAAATATACCGACAAAAAGATTGTTCCCGGCAACACTCCACACACCTTCGCTTCAAGGGGACATGTGAGGTGGCAAACCGTCGGAGGAGAAAAAATGAGAAACAAAAGGTCGGTATGGACAGTTCCCAATCAGCCACTACGAGAGGCTCACTTTGCGACATTTCCCGAAGCCTTAATTGAGCCGATTGTTTTAGCCGGTTGTCCGAAAGGCGGAATTGTTTTAGACTTATTTATGGGATCGGGAACAGTGGCCGTTGTCGCCAAAAAACTGGACAGAAATTACATCGGCATTGAAATCAATCCCGAATACATAAAAATAGCGAAAAGAAGATTGGCGCAACAAAAATTATTTTAAATCCATGAATGTTTTTGAATTTATATCAAGATTGAGAAAAAAAACCATTGAACCCAGCGTGTATGTCTTTTTGATGCAAAACGGGGGAGTTGTGAGGCTAGTTCTTGATGTCGGCTATGATTTTCACGACATAATTGAAATACACAAAAAAAGCTTTGCCGAGTATCTTAAAAGCACAAGCGGCAAAAGTTGCGAACCGGGCAATATCCAATGCGATCTGCACATAAAAAGAACACCAATGGAACTTTTTGCAAAATTCACGGAAAACAAAGTGGAAGAAACTAAAATTTCAGCGCCGGAAGAAAGCCATAGCAAAAACGAACTGATAAAGCACATCATAGACACCAAAAATACGCCCGTTCTCGGTCTGTTGGAAAGTTTTTTCACAGAAAACGAAAAAAAATATATTAAGGAAAAAATAAAATGAAATTAACCTTACAATTAGCCAAAGGAACTGCCGAAGTTGAAATTGCGGAATCTTGCAACCCATCTTTTTGCGAGGGTTGCGGAAAAGAAATTTTTTGGGGCAAAACAAAAGCAGGAAAAAATATGCCAATATCGGAACTGGGCAATGGGAAATTTGTGTCGCATTTCTTTGATTGTCCGAAAGCAAAAAGTTTTAGAAAATAAAAATAAAAAAATAAAATGAAAAAATTAAATTGGATTGAAGGAGCGTATAAAAATACTAGTGTCTATTGGGCGAAATCACAAGCAGATATAATGAAAATGCTGGGGCAACTAGGCATAAACCAAATTCGCTTTACTTCAATGCCCGATAGATTTGTGCTTGAATTTATGGCAAAACTTGATGAGAAAAGTATTCCAAAAGCTGTAAGAATAATCACGCCCTTACGAACAAAACAGGGAGAGGAGAATGAAAACCAAAGAAATCAAGAATTAAATATAATCCACCGCATACTCCTAAACCATCTTAAAGCAAAGTTTGTAGCAATAGGCAATGGACTTACAGAATTTGAAGCTGAATTTATGGCTCATCTTGTTATAACCGACAAAGCAGGAAAATCTACAACAATGGCGGAGGCATTACTGCCACAGTATGAAAAGAATTTAGAAGATAAAACAATGCCAAGATTTTTATTGGGAGAGGGAAATTAAAAAATTTAGCCGTCATCGTCCTTTCAAACTGGCGGATTTAATAGGCAAGGGTGGCCGCCAGCGGGCTTGCTCCCGATAATTCCACCCCTGCCAATTTGAGGGGATGATGATATAATAAATTAAATGGGTAGCTCTTTTTAAAACTTTTTTAGGAAAGGCAGGTGAAATATGAAAGGAGTTATTCAATGTCCTGTTTGCGGTTTGGTTCACGATTATAAAATAAGTCATCAAGTTTTAGCGTTTGCTTGTCCGTTTCTCAATGGTGTTATCCATCTTAATTTTTATTCCGCAAAAGAAATAGAAGAACACAAGAAAGGAGCGCCGAAAATTGAAAGTCTTTGACCTTTTTGAAATCTATGACGACAATGTCGTTTTAGAAATTTGCGAGATTTGTTTAATGATTAGAGTATTTTCCGAAACTTGGGTTAAACCTAATGAATACATTTTGTCGTTTTTTCTCTCAATGAAAAAACAAAGCACCCTTACCATTTGTCCTCGTTGTTTATGTGAATTATTTTGCGGAAAAATAAAAATTTAACCGACAGAAAGGAGGTTGGAAATGCAGATTAAGGGCAGGGCCACAATCAAACAATGTTTTTGTGGAAGAATAAAAAAGCACGGCGAATTTATTGGAATAGACAAAGAAATAAGCCACAACATTTCATTGCTTGTCGCAAAAGGCACGGCTGAAATTGAGAGAGTAAAATGTCCGGAATGCGAGAAAGGCGGGCGCAATGGTTAGACACGGGTATTGTGTAAAGAAAGACGAAATAATCCAAGATCGCAAGGTTTCCGATTATTGCCTTACCGCCGGCACGAATAAGGCCGTTTGCAAAAACTTTGCGGTTAGAGAAAACAGCAGTCAAGGAATAAAAATCGTCAAACTCAAACTTTCCTAAAAAGTCTTTGTTCTTTAAAAAGCATTTTCTGTTAGCGCAGAAAATGGTCAAAGCCGAAAGAGAGGACGGCAAATTCCTCTCATTTACGGGGTGGGTGTGGATGTAGCACGGTTTAGTTTTACTAGACAAGCAAGGTGCAATTCCTTGAACCCCGATATTATCAATAAAAATTAAAATAATGAAAAAATATCAGATTATTTTGGCCGACCCGCCATGGCGATTTAAAAACTGGTCAATGAAAGAGTTGGCAGTTCGTGGAGAAAAATGGGCAAGAAGAAACGGGAGAAGCCCATATGGTGTAATGAATAACGAGGACATTTACAAATTACCGGTCAAAGACATTGCTGACAAAAATTGCGTTCTTTTTCTTTGGGCAACATATCCAAAATTACAAGAGGCGCTGGAAACAATAAAAGCATGGGGCTTTCAATACAAAACAGTTGCTTTTACTTGGGTTAAACAGAATAAAGTATCAGACGGATTTCACTTCGGACTTGGATACTGGACAAGAGGAAATCCGGAAATATGCCTATTGGCCACCAAAGGGAAACCAAAAAGAGAAAATTGTTGCGTGGCGAACTTAACTATTGCTCATTTGGGGGGGGCATTCGGCAAAACCGGCAATCATAAGGGATAAAATTGTTCAACTTATGGGCGACTTGCCTCGTATAGAACTTTTTGCCCGGCAAAGAACACGCGGTTGGAATTGCGCGGGAAACGAAGTAGACGGAATGGATATTCAAAAAAAGTTATCCACAGTTATACTACAAAAAACCTAGACATTGTTTTTAATTGGTATATACTTAAATTGGTCGTGATTATCAAGGATGTTGGTTAAGGCTGTGGGGGCGGTTCGAGTCCGCCATTTGCGAATAAAAGCTAGCTGGGTTAATTACCTTATATTCGCAAAGATGGACACCACGGCCTTAGCCAATATCATAATTATCAATAAAAATAAAAAAATGGAAGACAAAAAAGAAGAAAAAATAAAACACGAGAGTATTTTTTACGAGAGTATTTTTGAGGCGCTCTCGGCTTTGCAAGGTGAATTAAAGTCCGTAAAGAGAACGAAAGAAGTCAAATTTAAAACGAGAGAAGGGAGAGATGTTAATTTTTGGTTTGCGCCCTTGGACGAAATTATGGATTATCTTTACCCATTGCTTGGCAAGCACGGGTTGTCGGTAAGACATGAACTGTCGGAAAAAGGCGTGGAGTGTGTTTTGACGCACGAAACATATTTGCAAGAACTTAGTGTTCTTGAAATTATTACTGAAAATCCAACAGGGGAAAGAAAACACGAAAAAAAGCCACAATTTACGACAAGGAATGAGTTGCGCTCCGGTGTCCTTAAAATCAAAACAGAGGGCGACATGAAAGATGTTGGTGGTCAGATAACCTACGCTCGCCGATATACGCTTGCCTTAGTTTTGGGAATTGCCACCGAAGAGGATAACGATGTAAAACTGGAAGAGGAACGAAAAGAAAGCCTTGAAAAATTTGCATTGAAGCAAGCCAAGAAAAACATCGCAGAAGCGAAAACGAAAGAACAAATCGCCAAGCAAGCCGAATTTATGAGCGCCGAACTTAAACTGATTGAGGATGGCAAAGCCCCGAAATTGGGTTTTACCAAAGAGCAATATGATGAATTGATGGAGATGTGTATTGCCAAAGGGGAAGAATTTGCGGAAAAGGTCGGAGGTAATAATAAGGAAGAAAAATAAATCTATGTTCTATCCCGATATTAAACCCCACATTTCGCCGTCAGCGCTGGATAATTGGGTCAATAGCCGTTCTCAATTCATTCGTTCTTATTTTGCCGGAGTAAAAACACCGGAAACCGCCTCAATGAAAACCGGCAAGCAAATACACGCTCTGATTGAGGGCGGGTTATTGGACGCAAAACATAAATTCCCAAACAACGAACAGGTTTTGGAATTTTTTGCCGAAAAATATAAAGTTTTGGGTATCCCCGATAGTTTTTCAACGGAAGAAGACGGGAAAACTGCCGTTTTTGTGGATTATAAAACCGGAAAAGAGAATAATTGGGACGCAAACAAACTCGCCTCTGATTTAAAAATGAAAACAACGGCGTGGTTGGTATGGAATTTTTACGGGCGGATGCTTCCGGTTGTCGGACACATAGAATACATCCCTACGCGCTGGAATGAGGTTACGCGGGAGATTGAGCTTACTGGCGGGGAAAGTGTCGTGGCCGCCTCTATAACCTACACTAGCGAGGAATTGGAGGCCTTTACGTCGGTAATTTTGGCGATAATCGGCGAAGTAAACGAGGAATACCCGAAATGGCTAGAATCCAGCGCTGATTTTGTGAACCAAGAGGATGCGGCGGAATATGCCCGGCTCAATGCGCAAGTAGCCGAACTGGAAATTAAAATGGACGAAATAAAGGAGCGGATCGCCGGGCAGTTGGATTTTGGCGGAGCGAGGACGGCGGAAACGGAATTTGGAACTTTTTATTTTACTGAACGGAAGACATACGATTATCCAAAAACCCTTAAAATAAATTATTTAGACTACGGTCTTATGCTGGAAGACACAGAAGACATTGCGACGGCAGTTAAGGCGGCTAAAACAAAATTTGAAACGGAGAATGAGCCAAAGAGCATATCAAGGTCGTTGGCATTTAAAGCCAAAAAGAAAAAATAATGTCTATCATACAAAAAACATTATGTTATTTCGGACTTCACGAATGGGGCGCTCCTCAATATAATTGGCGTTTTATTTTTTGGAGGTGCAAATACTGTCCGGCGGAAAGGATAGAAGAAAGGCGTAAATCGGAAAAATGAAAACATCCAAAATATCATTATTTTATAGTTTGACACCGACGCAGATTATACCACCGGCCGAGAGAGAAGTTGAGCGCAAGGAAAGGTGGG